>Ga0247676_1000003_pt1:292500-333882 | contig 333882 bp, 299 predicted proteins | sample CNK17_metaG_FD_182802 | JGI IMG/M metagenome (GOLD analysis project Ga0247676, IMG submission 182802) | Soil microbial communities from Purdue University Martell Research Forest, Indiana, United States - CNK17 | ecosystem: Environmental > Terrestrial > Soil > Temperate forest >...
GGGCGAAGAGCGACGACAGCCGCAGCACGATCGATCGTGAATGCTCGACGCGAAAGAGGCTGCGGACCGGCCGTGCGATCCGTTCCCCCTCGATGGCCGGCGACACGCGCGCAAAAATGATGGCCAGACCTGCGCCGAGAACCGCGTACGCAATGATTGCGCTCCGATAGCTGGTCGCCGCGCCGAAGCCCTGCTTCATCAGCAGGCCGGCCAGGAATCCGCCCGCAAGCGATCCCGCGGCGGTCGCGAATGAGCCGGCCAGGTTGTACCAGGCGAAGAGAGAGGTCCGGTCGCGGCCCTGCGCGGCCTGCGCGAGCGCGACCTGTTCGACCGCCAGAAAGGGCCCGACTTCATTGCCGCTCGGGCTGATCACACCAATCGTCGCGGCGAGCACGAGCAGGGTGAAGTCGCGGGTGACGGCGAAGACGACTGCCGCGCCGATCATCAGTACCGCGCCGGCCAGCAGCGTCCGCTTGCGCCCCAGGACGTCGGCGCGCGTCGTCAGATAGAGCGAGACGACGACATCGCCCGCCAGCGTCAGCGACAGCAGCAGGCCGATGCGATGGCTGTCCAGCCCGATCGCCGCGAGATAAAGAACGAGGACGACCGCTACGAATCCGTAGGCAAACAGCCGCACGATCCGCGCGGCGAAGAGAAGGCGCGCATCGAGCGGAAGCATCGCCGACTTACGCGCCGCGCAGCGTGGCTTCGCGCAGGACCAGATCGAGCGCCCGATCCCGGGTGAGCGACTCGCGCAAATGCTCGTATCCGCCGTCGTTTTTCAGCCGGTGCTTGACCTCGGCGAAGTCACGGTCGGCTTCATTGGCGGCACGCCGGATCTCGGCGTCGACCTCGACGTCGGTGACGGTGATGTTCTCTTTCCTGGCGATCTGCTCGAGGATCAGCGAGCGTTTGACGCGCTTCTCCGCCTCGGGGACAAACTCGTCGCGCATCTTCAGCCAGTCGATCTTCGCCTTGTCGATCTCGATGCCCTGCGAAACGAGAAAGCGCGCGTAGTTCTGCAGCGACTTGCCCACCTCCTCCTCGACCAGCGACTCCGGCACTTCCATCTCGTGCGCGGCGAGAAGGAGCTCGCCGATCTGGTTCTGCTTCAGGCGGCGCACCTCGAGCTCGCGATGCTTGCGGATGTCGGCCGCGATGGCCTCGCGCATCTGAGCCGCGGTCTCCCAGCCGCCGGTGCTCTGCGCGAATTCGTCGGTAACCTCTGGCTTCTCCTGGACGCGGATCTCCTTGAGCGTCACGTCATGGCGGATGTTCTTGCCCCGGAAGCGTTCGTTCTGCGCGTCCTCGCCGTAGGTCTTCTCGAACGACGCGGTCTCGCCGGCCTTTTTGCCGCGCAACGCATCGTGCAGCTCCGGCATCGGCGTCTCTTCGCCGACGCGGAAGTGGCCTCCGCGCGTCTCGGCTTCGATGTCTTCGCCGGACGTCGTCATCTCGATCATGGCGAAATCGCCTTCTTCGAGACCGCGCTCGGTCTCCGGACGGTAGGCGCTGGCCTGCTCGCGCAACCGGTCGATCATCTTGTCGACGTCTTCCTCGGCAACCTCGATTTTCGGATCGTCGATGGCCAGCCCGCGGTATTCGCCGAGCTCGAAGCGCGGCTTCACCTCGAACTCCGCCTTGTACTTGACCGGAGCACCTTCGATGAACGGATCCTTGTGCAGCAGGTGCGGCTCACCGACGATCTCCAGCTCTTTGCCTTCGATGGCCTCGAAAAACGTCCGCGGCAGTAGTAGCTCGATCACTTCTTCCTGAACCTCTTTGGCGAACCGGGAGCGCACGACGCCGGCCGGCACTTTCCCCGGGCGAAAGCCCGGAACCTTCGCCTGGCGGCTGAAGTTCGCTACGACCCGCTTCGTTTCGGAGGCGATGAGATCCGCCGGGATCTCGACTTCGACAGTTTTCTTGACCGTGGAAACGTCTTCGTAATTGAGAAGCATTCGCTGACAACCTTCGGCTGAATTTTCGGCTGGATTGGTGCGAAAGGCGGGACTCGAACCCGCACGGCTTTGGGCCACTGGATCCTAAGTCCAGCGCGTCTGCCAGTTCCGCCACTTTCGCCCGAATGCAAAAAAGGACCGGGGGCGCGCCCAGTCCTCATCATCCTACTTGATTTGGTGCCCCCACTAGGACTCGAACCTAGAACCAACAGATTAAGAGTCTGCTGCTCTACCAATTGAGCTATGGAGGCTCGGGACTCCTGCTAACTTCTCCCGTACATCATCTATTTCGCCGCGCGAGCCGCGCATTCTAGGAGAGGGCGCGGAAGCGGTCAAGGATTGGCGGCGAGCATCCCCTTCCCTTTTCGCAGGTAGTCCCACCCCGAAAAGAGCGTCGTCACCACCACGACGCGGAAGAGGATCTCCAGGAACGGCAGAAGCACCGGTCCGAACGCATTCGCGGCGATGGCCACGCCGAGGGTGAACGCCTGAAGAACGGTCGAAGTCTTCCCCGCCCACGACGGCGGAAAGCGTTTCACGTGAACGCGCGTGTACAGCAGGTAGGCGAAGGCGATGATGAAAAAGTCGCGGATGAAGACCGTGAACGTCAGCCACGCGGGGATTCCCGACACCGGCAGCCCGTCCCGCAGAGTGTAGAAAAGGTAGCCGGCGATCATCATCGTCTTGTCGGCCGCCGGATCGAGGATCGCTCCCAATCGCGAACGCTGATTGAACCGCCTTGCGATGACGCCATCGAGAAAGTCGGTTGCGGCGGCACCGGTGAAGATGAAAAACGCCAGCCGGTACTCCCCTCGAAATGACGCATAGATGAACACCGGCACCGCCAGCAGGCGAAGAAGGGTGAGCGCGTTGGGGACGGTGAGCATGGTTACTCGGTTACTGGGTTGCTTGGTTGCTAGTGGTGAGTCGATGGACTGGTCGTCGTGATGTTCTGGTGGAGTCGGCAAACTGGCAACCAAGTAACCCTGCAACTCAGAAACCCAGCAACCGCCATCACAGTTCCGCGCGGAACTGATCCAATGCCGATTTCCGGAGATAGATCGTCTTCCCCTCGGACAGCAGCAGATTCTGCTTCATCAGGTCGTGGATCAGCCGCGACACCGTCTCGCGTGACGTGCCGATCATGTTGGCGATGGCCTGGTGCGTCGGGCGAGTCACGGCGATGTATTCGTTATCGAGCGACTTACCGCTCTGACGCGCCAGATCGAGGAAGAAGCGCGCCAGACGGCCGTAGACATCCATCGTCGCCAGCGACTCGATCCGGTTCGATGCGTCGCGCAGCCGTTTCGACAGCTCCGCCAGAACCTTCTGCGTGATCGAGAAGTTTTCGCTGAGGATGTGCAGGAAGTCGCTGCGCCAGATCGAAACGATCTCCAGCGGCTCGATGGCGATCACGGTCGCCGATCGGGGCTCGTTGTCGAACAGCGCCATCTCGCCGAAGAAATCGCCGACGCCGAGGATCGAGAGGATGATCTCCTTCCCCTCGGGAGAGGTCATGGTCACCTTCACCTGCCCCTCGCGGATCAGGTAGAAAACGTCCCCGCTCTCGTCGGCATGGAAAACGGCGTCATCCTTCGCGAAGCGGCGAGTCTTGGAGACGGCGGCGATCGACGCGAGCTCGCGATCATCGAGCTCCGCAAAGAGCGTGAACTTCCTATAGAACGATGATGGGAGCACTGGTGCGGGGATTTTAGCAGCAAAGCCGAGGGCGGCACCCCGATGCTACACTCCCGGACGAAGTTCCCAACGAGAGTGGCCATCAAACGGATCATTCCGATCTCGTCCGGCAAGGGCGGAGTCGGCAAGACGACCTTCGCCATCAACTTCTCGCTTGCCCTCTCGCGCCACGGCCGGACGGTGCTTGTCGATCTCGACACCGGCACATCCGCAATCCGCAACGCCATCGACGTCCCGATCGAAAAGGATCTCTACCATTTCTTTCGAAAAGGCGAGCCGATCAATCGCTGCGTCTCGTACCTCTCCCACAAACTCGATCCCAAAGGTGCCTTCCCCGACTTCGGCTTCGTAGCCGGTCCGCTGCATCTGATCGATGAGATCACCAACTTCGGCGCGGCCAACAAAGCGAAGCTGATCGAGGCCATCAACGGGCTGGACGCCGACTACGTCATCCTCGACATGCGGGCCGGGCTCGACTCGAACGTTATCGACTTCCTGCCGTTCTCCAACTCCGGGATCCTGATCTTCACACCGCATCTGCCCAGTGCCACGCTGGCCGCCTCCGACATCGTCAAGGCCATCCTCTTCCGCAAGCTGCGCCTGATCTTCAGCCGCGAGTCTCCGTTTTACGCAACGGTGAATGGGAAGCTCGACTTCTGGCGCTTGATCAACGAGTTGATCGATCAGGTCGAGGATGTCTACGATTCCTCGGTCGCGAACCTCGACGCGTTCGCCGACGACCTCGCCGGAAACCTCGGCGATCACCCCATCACCCGCACCGTGCAGCAGACCCTCGACGAGTTTCGCGTCCACTACGTTCTCAATCTCTTCAACGGCGTCGACGACTCGTTCCAGACGGCCGTGAAGCCGTTCATCGAGAACCTGACGTCGAACGTTTCCGCCCGCTGCGGCGTGACGAACCTCGGCTGGATCACGCGCAGCGACGCTATCCACCGCGCGAACTGCAACAAGATCCCGGCCCTGCTCCTCCCGCCCGAGGAGAAGAAGATGTCGAGGAACAATCGGGTCGCGCAGGAGCTCGATGAGCTTCGCTCCATGGCCATCGGCATCGACCAACCTCGGCGCAAGAACGCGAAACAGGCGAAGGCCGCGGCGACTGCCGATCCGGCCGACCACCTCGCCAATCAGCTCAACGTGCTGCGGACGATGTTCGATCAGAAGAAGGATGACGACTTCCACGCCAACTTCGAGTACGCCTCCCAACGAGCCCTCTTCACGATGAAAACGCGCCGCGCCAGCGAGTTCGGCGACGTCCGCATCTACCGCCCCGACGAGATGCTGGCCACGATCTTCGCCAAATCGAACATCCCGACGACGATCGATTGGGGCGAGCTGGAACTGTGATGCTGCGGTAACTGATAACCGATAACCGACAACGCGCGAAGCGCATATAAACTACGCGGCCATGAAAAAAACGCTCGCCTTCGTCGCACTCTTCGCGACCTCCCTCTTTGCCGCCGACACGCCTGACCTGACGATGCAGAACCGCATCCGGCAGGAAGGGTTCCGCAATTCGAAAGTGATGGACACCGCCGAGGAGTTGATGGACTTCGTCGGCCCGCGCCTCACCGGATCCCCCAACATGAAGCGCGCCAACGAATGGACGCGCGACAAGCTCACCTCCTTCGGCCTAAGCAACGCACATCTCGAAAGCTGGGGTCCGTTCGGACGCGGCTGGTCCTATGAGGAGTGCACGGTACGCATGACCTCCCCCGACGTCGCGCAACTCTGGGCACTGCCGCGCGCCTGGACGCCCGGCACGAACGGCGTCATCAGCGGCAAGCCGGTCAAAGTGAAGATCGAGACCGTCGAAGACATCGAAAAGTATCGCGGCAAGATCGCGGGCAAGATCGTGCTCAACGGTGATGTGCGCGAGATCAAACCGCACGAAAAGCTCCAGTACGCGCGCTACACCGAGAAAGAGCTCAACGACGAAGAGCGATACGAGTTGCCGGGCCGTCCGCGTTTCACGCGCGAGGAGATCGCCAAGCGCAACGCCTTCCGCAAGGCATTGACGAAGTTTCTCGCCGAAGAGAAACCGCTGGTGATGATCGATTCCGATCCCGCCGACTACGGCACGTTCCATGTGCAGGGTGCCGGCACGCAGAAAGACGGCGAGCAATACCCCGTCCCGTCCATCGTGATGTCGACCGAACAGTACAACCGCCTGGCGCGCCTCACAGACCAGGGGAAGGACGTCACCCTCGAAGTGAACGTCAAGACGACGTACTACGACCACGACAAGAACGCCTACAACACGGTTGCCGAGATCCCCGGCACCGACAAGAAGAGTGAGATCGTCATGCTCGGTGGCCACCTCGACTCCTGGCACGGCGGCACGGGCGCGACCGACAACGGCGCGGGAACGGTCGTGGCTATGGAAGCTGTGCGCATCCTGAAAGCGATCGGCATCGCCCCGAAGCGAACGATCCGCATCGCTCTCTGGAGCGGCGAAGAGGAAGGTCTGCTCGGCTCTCACGCCTATGTCTCCGAGCATTTCGCCTCACGCCCCGAGCCGACCGCGGCCGAGCGCGACATCCCGGCGTTCATGCGCCGCAATCAAGGCCCACTGACGATCAAGCCGGAGCACGCCAAACTCTCCGCATACTTCAATCTCGATAACGGCACCGGCAAGATCCGCGGTGTCTACGCGCAGGACAATTTCGCCGTCGCTCCGATCTTCGCCGCCTGGATCGAGCCGCTGAAGGACCTCGGCGTCACCACCGTCACCGAGCGGAACACCGGAGGGACCGATCACCTCTCCTTTGATGCCGTCGGTCTTCCCGGTTTCCAGTTCATCCAGGACGAGGTCGAGTACGGGGAGCGCACGCACCACACCAACTACGACGTCTACGATCGCCTGCAGCGCGACGACCTGATGCAGGCCGCCGTCGTCATGGCCACTTTCGTCTGGGAAGCCGCAAACCGTCCAGAGATGATGCCGAGAAAACCGCTGGCGAAGAGTGACTTGCCTGCGGCGCCAGCGGCGCCTGCCGCGGCGGCGCACTAGACTCGGTCGCGCGGTCTCGCGGTTGCGGGGTCTCGCGGTGCGTCGCTCGGACTCAACTGTCTAAAGCGTTTCGCACCGCGAGACCGCGAGACCCCGCAACCCCGCAACCGCTACCTCCAGAAGTACCGCGCCCGAATCACCGTCCAGGCGATCCGGATCGTGTCCATCAGCGGTTTGTAGTGGCTGGTGGACTGGCCGTCGACGAAGCCGAGGTCGATCGGAATCGAGAGGATCTTGAATTTGCGCTGGCCGGCCTGGACGATCACTTCGCTCTCCATGTCGAACCCGTCGCTGCGAAGGCGGATGGCACGAAGCAGTTGGGCGGAGTAGAGCCGGAAGCCGCTCTGCGAGTCGGTGACGTCCGTATGCGATGCGAAGGCGATGCACCGCGCCGAGAAGCGGTTGGCGAACCGGCGTCGCGGCAGCATCTGGCCGAACAGATGGGCGCGTCCGCCAATGATGAGATCCGCGCCGGTCTCCTCGCGCGCGGCGAAAAACTTCGGGATCTCGCTCGCGAGATGCTGGCCGTCGGCATCGAGCGTCACCACCGCATCGAAGCCATGCTCCAGCGCGTACGCAAATCCGGTCTTGAGCGCTGCCCCCTTGCCGCGATTGGCCGGATGACTGACGACCTGCGCTCCCGCCTCCCGCGCCACCTCGGCGGTCCGGTCGGCGGAACCGTCATCGACGACTAGAACATCACGCACCACGGCTTTGCAATCTCGGACCACCGCCCCAATGCTCCGTTCCGCGTTCAACGCCGGGATGATGCCGAGAACCCGTTCCGTCATGATCCCTCCCGCGACACGACCGCGCAGATGATCCCGCCGCCGGCCGAGACAGAGTTGACCAGAATGTTCCGCAGTGTCGCGGCGCGCGGCGTGACGACAGGAGCGAACGCCATCTCCGGATCTGCTTCCTCGAAACCGAAGGACGTATGCAGCTTCTGATCGCGCATCGCAACCAGGGCGGCTGCAAGCTGGAAGCCGCCGCCGGCGGCGTACTCGCCGAAGTACCCTTTCGTGGCAACGATGGGAGGCGCGCCGTTGCCGAAGAGCCGCTGGATTCCGCGAAACTCCAACCGATCACCACGTTTCGTGCCGTTCGCCGAGGTGTAGATCGCGTCGACGTCCGCGAGCTCGATCGCCGCATCGTCGATCGCCGCCTGCATCGCCGCGGCGACCTGCGCATCGTCCGTTCCCCAGTCGGAGATCGTTGCCGTGGTATCGCGCGCGATGCCGAATCCTGCCAGCCATCCGTACGGTTGCCGCGACGGCGCTCCCTCTGCCATGAAAATCGCGCTCCCTTCGCCGATGGACATGCCGTTGCGCCGCCGGTCGAAGGGGCGCATTCGCTCGCTCAGCCCATCCTCGGCGTGTGCAAGCGCGCCGAGGCGGTCGAGAACCGAGAACACCATCTCGTTGACCTCTTCCACGCCGCCGATGATCGCAGAAGGGACCGTCCCTTTCACGATCTGCGAGCTGGCGAACATCGCCGCCGCGAGCAGCGACGACTCCCGCTGCGTCAGCGTGACGTTGAAGCCGCGCAGATCGAATTCGATGGCGATGTGCGAGCCCGGCGCGTTCGCCACCGACTCCGCGAAAAGCTGCGGCGGCGCCAGGGCCGCCCCTTTGGCGACGTACTCCTGCATGTAGTCGACCGACGTCTGCACCGGCCCGAACGCCGTGCCGAGGGCCACGCCCGATTCGCTGGACGGCTGCGCGCCGGCATCATCGATGGCCAGACGCGCCGCAGAGACGGCGTAGCGGGAGAGCGTATTCATCCGCCGCATCTTCATGACCGGGATGTAGTCGCGTGCCTTGAAGTCGCGCACGAGTGCCGCGGTGTGCGCGGAGAGGCCCTCGGTATCGAAACGGTCGATCGGCGTCACGGCGGTGGCCGCCGCGTCAAGCATGGCGCGGAATGGCTCGATGCCCACCGCTCCCGGCGCAACGATGCCGATGCCCGTAATGGCAACCCGATTCATGGGAGAACGCGCGTTATACCTTACGTTCTGCGGAAAAGCAGTGAGACGTTCGAGCCGCCGAAGCCGAACGTATTCGACAGAATGTTCGTCATCGTCATCGGCCGCGGCGTGTGCGGAACGTAGTCGAGCGTGCAATCGGCCGCGGCCGCATCGAGACGCAGCGTCGGTGGCGCGAGCTGATTCTGCAACGCCAGCACGCTGATCACCGCTTCGATCCCGCCTGACGCTCCCAGCGTGTGGCCGAAGTACGACTTGCTCGACGACACCGGCACCGTTTCGCCGATCGCGGCAACGATCGCCTTCGTCTCCGCTGAGTCGTTGAGCAGCGTGCCTGTTCCATGCGCATTGATGTAGTCGACCCGTGGACGTTCGGCGCCCGCCTCCGCCAGTGCGCCGCGCATGGCGGCCTGGGCACCGCGTCCTTCCTCATGGGGCGCGGTCGGATGATGGGCGTCGCAGGTCGCGCCGTAGCCGAGAAACTCGGCAAGAATCGTCGCCCCGCGTGCGGACGCATCGTCCCACCGCTCGATCACGAGATAGGCCGCCCCTTCGCCGAGCGTGATCCCCTTCCGCCCGGCCGCGAACGGCGCACAGGGATGTTCATCGACCGCCTGCAGCACGTTGAATCCGCTGTAGGTCAGGCGGCAGAGGGCGTCGCTCCCGCCGGCGATGGCTACATCCGCATGGCGCGACCGGAGCAGATCGCCGGCCATGCCAATGGCGGCGCCGGCCGAGGCACAGGCGGTGGCGTTCGACAACACGCCGCCGCCGAGGCCGAGCGAGCGGGCCACCGCGTCGGACGGACCTGACGTCGGCTGTTGCAACACGCTCGAAACGGCCACGCGTCCCCGTCCGTACACCAGGCGATTGAAGTAGAAGCTCTCCCCTTCCAGCAGGCCGCCGGTCGATGTTCCGGTCGAGACGATTGCGCGCTCGCGGGACAGCGGCGTCTTTGCGCCCTCGTTCGCCTGCGTCACCGCTTCATGCGCCGCGATGACCGCCAGCAGGTCGCTGCGCGACATCCGCCGCGCTTCACGGCTGTCGATCGGCAACAGATCGTCGAGCCCCCCGACCTCGGCGGCAACATCCGTCGGAAAGCTCTCGCCGGGAAACTTCGTCAGCTTGCCAATCCCGTCGCGCGACTCGACGATCGACTGCCACACCTCCGATCGGTTCCGTCCAATCGAACAGATGATCCCGACGCCGGTGATGGCGAGACGGGTGGAGGTGTCGGATGCGCGCATAGTTCTCTCTGCAGAAAAAAACTCTCACCACAGAGACACAGAGATCACAGAGGAGATCCCTCTGTGACCTCTGTGCCTCTGTGGTGAAATGCTTTTGCCAGGTAAAACCTACCCCGAATCACTTCCACTCCATCGACCAATCCCCGCCCCGTGAACCGGAACGTCCCGCCGAAATCGGCATCGAGCGTGACCACGAAGCGAATCACGTCGCCCGTTACCAGCGCCCGGTCGATCTCGCATCGGTCGATACCCGAGAGGAATGCGGGCGCGGGCGAGTCTGCAAACGCCAGTCCGCCGCCGAGCTGCGCCATCGCCTCCACGGCCATGACGCCCGAGGGCATCAGATCGTTCGCCGTGCAGACGCAGACCCCCTCGATGGTCTTGTCGTCGACGCGCGTCGCGGCGGACGCGGCGCGGAAGGGAATCTGGTGCGGGAGACTGGCCAGCCAGTTCACACCTGCGCCCGCCGCTCGTCCGCCAGCCGATGCCGGACGAAGTCCGCGAGCGAGGAGATCGAATGGAAGTTGTCGCGCGCGGCCGATTCGTTCTTCACCTTGATGCCGAATTCCGTCTCGAGCATCACCACGATCTCCAGGGCGTCGATGGAGTCGAGTCCGAGACCGCCGGCGAATAGGGGGTCGTCGTCTTTGATGTCGTCCGGCGTCATGTCTTCGAACTTCAGACGGTCGATGAGGAGCTCTTTCAGTTTCTTTCGTAGGTCATCCATGGGCTGGGTCATTCTCACATACTTGCCGGGCCCGGCAACTCCTCCCATGCGATCGGCGGAGCGATCACGCCGAACATCTTCTGCATCCGTACGAAGAAGAAGAACAGCGCCAGCTTGGCGCGGTGATTCGTGGCGAAGATGTTCCCGGCCAGGATGCCGGTGATCACCGGTATGAGGCCGTAGTCGGCCTTGGGCTGGAGGAAGACCTCGAGGAACTCGCGTCGATAGAAGTTGGAGATGAAGCGGAAGTACTTGTCCAACGCTCCCTGAAACGACCGGTCGTAGCGCCGCAGCAAGCGCATGCTCCCGCCGCTCAGCCGCTGCTCGACCGCGTCGGCGACCATGTCACCTGACTTCATGGCCATGAAAACGCCGGTCGAGAAGATGGGATCGAGAAAGCCCGCGGCATCGCCGGCGAGCGCGAAATTCTTTCCGGTCCGGCGCTTCATCATGAAGGAGAAGTCGCGGCGCACGTAGACCGGCGTCACACGCTCGGCCTCGTTCATCCGTTCCGCGAGATACGGCGCGCCGGCGATGGTCTGCTCCAGCAGCTCCTCGGGGGTGAGACCGCATCCGCGCAGGTGGTCGCGGCCGACGACGAGGCCGACGCTCATCGTGTCGGCACTGACCGGGATCAGCCAGAACCAGGCATCGCGCAGGACCACGATGATGGTGTTGCCGGCGTCGCGCCCCTCGGGACGCGGAACGTTTTTGTAGTGCGCGAAGACGGCCACTTTCTTCAGCTCTTCGACATCTTTCTTGTCACCGATGCGGCTCCCGAGAAAGGCGCCATGCCCGCTGGCGTCGACGACGAACCGCGCCTCGAGCCGCTCGCCGTTCGCGCATGTGACGGTGGCGCGCTCCGAGTCCGTAAGATCGACCGCCGTCACAGCCGTCCCCTCGCGTACGTCGACGCCGCTGGCGGCCGCGTTGCGCAGTAGCAGCTCATCGAACTCCGCCCGCTTGACCTGAAAGGACTGGTGATACGCCTCCGGCAGGTTCTCGAAAAAGCGGAAGGTGTATCCGAGCAATCCGTCCGCGGTCACGAACCCCGCCCCATACTTCGGCGTGTACGACCCCTCGGACAGCGGAACCGAAACCCCGAGCCGGTCGAGCAAGTCGTTGTTGTACGGAAGCAGCGACTCCCCGATCTGAAACCGCGGAAACCGCTCGCGTTCGAGAAGGGTAACGGAGAACCCCTTCCGCGCCAGCAAAGTCGCCGCCGTCGATCCAGCCGGCCCGCCGCCGATGACGAGGACGTCGATCATGGGCGGTGGATGGTAATGCAAAAGCGGTCACGCGGAGGACGCGGAGCCGCGGAGAGATACACAACCCGCCAATCTCCTCTCCGCGTCTCCGCGCCTCCGCGTGACTGTTCTCCTGGCCGGGTATCATCGAGGGCATGGACAACGCCATCCTGCGTCGCTTCGAGGAACCCGACGAGGTTCGCCTATTCGAAAGGGGGCGATTTGAGATCGTCCACATCGGCGGCCTCTCCATCGGCCGCGCCAGCTACGAACCGGGCTGGAAATGGTCCGAGCACGTGGCCCCGATGGCCGGGAGTGCCCTTTGCGGAGTCGAACATGTCGGCCTCGTCGTCTCCGGCAGTGCGGTGGCAGCGTTTCAGGATGGGTCGGTCATGGAGCTGACGGCAGGGCAGCTCTTCTACATCCCGGCGGTGCCACACGACAGTTGGGTCGTCGGCGACGCGCCGTATGTGTCTCTCCACTTTCTCGGCGCGGACAGCTACACGAAGTAGACCGCTTCGGAGAAGGCGCGGGGCACGCCTTCTGGGAAAGCTGCGGACTCGAATTGATTGGAAGGCTGAAGACGTTTAGCAGACCGAACATTACCGGTCAAGATAACGGCGGTTGACGTACCGGCTAACCGACTCTATCCTCCCTCCCCCAAGGTCCATGTTTGAACGTTTCCTTGCACTTGCGGCTGTCCGGCCCGAGGCGGTTGCGCTGATTGACGGTGAGACGGGCGAGGTGACCTCGCGGGCTCAGCTTGCCTCGCGGATCGACGAGCTTGCCGCGCGCTTCGCCGGCTCCGGGCTTCGCCCGAACGACGTCGTCGCCATTCAGCTTCCGAACTCGGTCGATTTCGTCGCCGCATTCGGGGCGATTCTGAAGCAGAAGCTCGTAGCCATTCTCATCGACCGTGACGCCACCGAGACCGAGGTCGGCAACGTGCTGGGGCACTTCGCGGCGCGTGGGCTGGTCTATCGCAACGGCGCCGAGGTAATGATCTCGACGCGACAGGCAGGTGGCGTCCGCGTTCCCGAGGGAGCGCGACTCATCAAACTGACCTCGGGGTCGACCGGAATGCCGAAAGGGATCGTGGCGACAGAAGAGAACCTGATCGCCGACTGCCTGAACATCTGCGCGACGATGGACATCCGCGCGGACGACATCAACCTCGGCGCCATTCCAATGTCGCACTCCTACGGCTTCTCGAATCTCGTCACGCCGCTTCTGACGCAGGGAACCGCCGTCGTGATCTCGAACGACTATCTCCCGCAGTCGGTGGTGACTCTCTGCAATCGATTCTCGAGCACGATCGTCCCGCTGATTCCGATGGTGTTCGACCATCTGGTGACCGCCGGCGCCGGCGAGTTCAAGACCGTGCGGACGTTCCTCTCCGCCGGCGCGCCGCTGCCGGCGGCGGTGTCGCGCAAGTTCCGGGAGCGCTTCGGCCTTCCGATTCACACGTTCTACGGCTGCAGCGAATGCGGCGGCATCACCTACGACCGCGAAGGGGCGGCCGTGGAGCGCGGCACGGTCGGCCAGGCCATTGGGAAGGTGATGCTGTCATCCTCGCGCGGACGCCTCTCGGTGCGCGGCGACAATGTTGCCCTCGGCTATCTTCACGACGCGGCGACGTTTCATCCCTTCGAGCACGGACTCTTCGTCACCGACGATCTGATCGAGCTTCGCGAGAACGGCGAGGTGGCCATCACCGGCCGCGCCAGTGAACTGATCAACACGGCAGGCAAGAAGGTGAACCCGCGCGAGGTCGAGCAGGTCCTGCTGCAGATCGAGGGCGTGCGCGAGGCGAAGGTCTACGGCGAGCCGGCCGGCGCGCGCGGCGACGTCGTCGCTGCCGCAATCGTGGCCAGCCCCGACGTCACGCGGGAACAGATCCGCGCCTTCTGCCTCGAACACCTCTCTCCTCACAAAGTGCCGCGCATCGTGAAGCTGATCGAATCGATTCCGGTCGATGAGCGCGGAAAGGTGAAGCGTGCCGCGCTGGCGGCGCTGTAGGAACGTCACGCCGAGGAACGTCACCAGCGAGGCGCCGAACATCCTACGACCCCACGCTGGTAACGTCGGCTCTCAAGCGAACGGGTTTTCGTCCGCGGTCGGCCCGTAGATCGACGGAATGGCCACGTCGAGCTCGCGAAGATACGTGCTCAGTTGTCCTCGGTGATGATAGGTGTGATTGAGGAGGATATTGCGGAGAACGGCAATCTTCGGCGCGTTGAAGACCGTGCGGCCACCGACCTGTCCCTCCCAGCCTGACATGAGGTCGGCATCGGTCATCACGCTGAGCAGACGATTCGCCTCGGCGACGTTTGCATCGAACTTGGCGACGATTTCCGCGGGGCTCGCTGGCACGGAACTATCGCCACCCGACGCGAGATCGTACGGCGAGGTCTGAATCGCGACCGGGATTCTGCGCTGGACGGCCGCAATGTGGTTCGCCAGAGCGCCAAGGGTACGGGCCTTCGGATGCGGCCTCCACTCCAACTTCTCAGCCGGCAGACGCTCCAGAAGCCGTCGGGTCGTGGCGGATTCCTGTTCAAACTCCATCAATATCGGATCAATCGCTCTCATGATGTTTCTCCTGTTCATTACGATCGTATCGCGGGAGGCGTCAACGGCCTCCTCGTCGCATCACGAAGCGCGAAAGCCTTCGGTCGTCTCTGCGATCTTCGTGAAGCCGGCCGTCTGCAACGCCTCACGTGCGTCGTCCGTGAGATGCAAACCGATGACGTCGAGGCGTTGCGGACGCCCGATCTGCGACAAGAGGTGCTTGAGATCCTCGGGGGGACGGAAGACGGTGACGCTGATGTGCGGCCATTCGGTGGCGCGGTTCCACGCTTCCGAGGCCGCCGTGCGATTGGGGGTGCTCTCGACGATCCAGACCGGCGTGCGCATGACCAGCGCGGCGAGGCGGTCGCCGAACTCCCGGTCGAAGACGATGGCAACCCGGCGGCTCATCCGCGTGCGGCCGCACCCTCGGCCGGAGTCGGCGTTGCCGCGGCGCGGCGCCTGAAGAGACGCCGCAACTGCAGCCGGACGTTGTCGGCTTCCGCAAACGCCCAGAGCTTCACTCCTCGCAGGAACATGTGCACCGGCGAGAGATTGAGATTGAAGTACGCCTTGATGCGGCGGCCGTCGTTGCGCGTCCCCGCCTCCCCCGCCGCCCGCCGCGCCAGCGCGATCGATTTGAAACGGCGGTGGTAGAACTTGATGAAGTGGTAACTGAAAAATGCCGGCTTCGGCCCGAGCACCGGCATCCAGACGAACTTCCTGGCGATGCGATAGGCCGGGATGACCACGAAGATGTAGTAGTGGGCCGTGTCGAGGATCATCGCCGCCGCAAGCAGGTCGGCCTCGCCCATGTAGTAGTACTTGTCTTTGAAGATGGAGCGGAAGAAGCGGCTGTAGGAGCGGACGAAGGCTTCGTTATGCTCGACGATGCGCGCGGCGATGTCCTCACCCTTCGCGTCGAGCCCGACGATCTCCGCCGTGGCCTCCGCGGTGAACGCCGCGTGGTCGAGGCCGGGCGAGTAATAGGGATCGAGGAAGGAAGCGGCGTCGCCGAGGAGGGCCCAGCCGTTGCCCATGTATTGCTTCGAGGCGTACGGCAGATGCGCATAGAACCGCAGATCGTCGAGCCGCGGGGTCGCGCCGTCGAGCAATTCGGCCAGCGACGGGATGGCCTTCAGGAAAGCGATGAAATCGGCCGCACGGTCTTTACTGTGATGAAGATCGATGAGCCGCTTGTCGAAGACGACACCGATCGAGGTCTCGCCGTTGCCGAGGGGAATGACCCAGATCCAGTAACCGAAGCCGGTGTAGTGGTTCGTAGCAAGCCGGCGGGAGCTGATGTTGCGTCCGGCCAGGTCGCCCGCACGCGCGGCGATGTCGTCGATGTGGCGCACGCCGTTCCACCGGCACCAGATCGCGGCGACGGGATGCTCCTCATTGCGCTCGATCAAGCCCAGCCGGCGGCCGAGGAAGTTGACGCGCCCGGTGGCGTCGAGCAGCCAGCGGCAGCGAAGCTCGCGGACGTCCTCACCGGCTTCGATCGTCAGCTTGTTGTCGAACTCGCCGAGCTCCACGTCACGCGCCTTGGCCGGACGGAGGAGCTCCGCTCCCTCCGCTACCGCGGTGGCCAGGAGGTATTCATCGAGCGTGTCGCGCCGAAGCTGGAAGGCGGGGACGGCGCTGCGAATGAAGCCGCCCGCCTCGGTGGCGTTGGCGTGGCCGGTGACCCTGTCGTTGCTGAACCAGTAGCGCAGCCCTTCCTTCGGCAACTGCTCCGCTTCGAGGTGGTGCCACATGGCCAGACGCCGGGTGAGGAACATGGCGGACATCTCGGTTGTCGCTTCGCCGACCTTGGCGTCGAACGCCTCGGCCTTCTCGACGATGAGCACGCGGAGCTGGGGATGGTCGCGCCGCAGCAGGATCGCCGTCGAGGCGCCACTGAAAGCGCCGCCAAGGATGATCACGTCGTAGAAATCGGGCTGCACTGGGGGATCGTAACACCCGTCTTTCGAGTAGGATTGCGCGCCCTATGCAATGGTTCCATCACTTCTTCCTGACCTGGATGCAATTCGTCCTCGATTGGGGTTACCTCGGCATCTTCGTGATGATGGCCTTCGAGTCGACGGCGCTGCCGATTCCGGCCGAAGTGGTCATCCCCCCGGCGGCCTTCTGGGCCTCGCAGGGACACTTCAATCTCGCGCTGGTGATCGTGGCCGCAACGGCAGGATCGTGGGCAGGCTCGGCGACCAGCTACTGGGTCGCCTACAAGCTGGGACGGCCGCTGGTGACCCGCTACGGACGATTCGTGCTGCTCTCCCCATCGAAGATCGATGCCGCCGACGGATGGTTCGACACGTACGGAGCCGGAGGCATCTTCGTGGCGCGTCTGCTTCCAGGCATCCGCCACCTGATCTCGATTCCCGCCGGCCTTTTCCGGATGCCGTTCGGCCGTTTCTCGCTGATGACGATCCTCGGCGCTGGCCTTTTCAACGGCGCCCTGGCCTGGTTCGGCATGCGCGTCCTCGGCGATCAACCATCGCTGATGAAGGATCCGGACGCCCTCCGCAACGCGCTGGCATCGAAGTCGATGTGGCTGATCGGCTTCGCCGTCGTGATCGGCCTGCTCTACGGAGTGATGACGTGGATGCAGAAACGAGCGGCTGTCAGGCGAGCTTGAGTCCGGCGGTAGCCGAGGGGGTAGCGGAAAGCTCTTTTTCGACACTCCTCAGTAGGCGAGGAGCTCGTCTTCTCGCATCACGAACAAGGGAGAGTTATGTCCGAATCGAAGTTAGCCATAGCAGTTGCAGCTTGCTCACCAATTGCACAGCGATCTCTCCACGGGATTCCGGCGGTATCGCATTTCAACGCGATGGAGCTTGCGATATGACCTACAAAGCATTCGTTGCGTCAACCTTCTATGACCTTGAGCACCATCGTGCGCATGTCATCGACGCGCTACGATCCGCGGGCTTTGCAGTCGATCCAATGGAGAATTGGAGCGCGGACGCGGACGAGCCGCGCCAGTTTTCCGTCGAACGGCTGAAGGGATGCAGCCTCTGTATTCTTCTCGTAGGCTTCCGTCGAGGATATATTCCAGAGAAGGAAACTCGAAGCATTACCCAGATCGAATACGAAGAGGCACGGAAGCGCGGGATCGACGTGCTCCCATTCCTCCTTGACGACACAGCCGCCCCAACGTCTTCGCCGAGCAACAAATATGACGAACGTTCTCACGACATCGGCGTAGAGATGTGGCGGCAAACGCTCTGGAAGCAACGAGGCGTCTCGACATTCGGCACAGAACCAGACTCCCTCCGGATCGAGTCAGCCCTGGCCCGCTGGGTAGTTACAAAAGAATCTGTCCGTGCGCGCAGATTCCGACAACGCATATTAGCCGGTCTCAGCCTCATCTTCATGTTCTTCGTAGCGTTCATGGTTTATGTCGTGCACGCCTACCATACACCTGTTCTACGCGACAGCTATCTCTCAAACTTCCTGACGTTTTACGATCCGGTGCTATTCAACCATTCCAAGAATGGTTTCTACGAAATAGCGCGGCCCATCGCAACCTACGCGAGCTTACGCGCGGACACGAACCTCGCGAGTGACATTCTCGGAACGACAAGATCATTTGACATGCTTGCGAACAACGCCCAATTCGTTCGCACCGATCAACTGGAGAATTTGAAGACAATACTCCGGCGTGGCGCACGCGTGAGATTTATTCTGTGGAACTACACGGCATCAAATCGCCCCCAATATGAGGCGTTCATGAGCGCGACCAGTCAGGTTCCAGAATTTGAGGAGAGTGTCGCGGGCGGCAAAGCGACCCACGACCGCCTTAGAGAGATAAGGGCCGAGATTTTGCGCGACGGGAAAATGTACCCGGGCAGTCTCGACTTCCGCTGGAATTCGAGACCGCTCCTCTACACGATGTGGGTGAGAGATCCGGGCATTCCTGAGAGCGCTCTCGCCCACCTGGGCGTTCATTTCTATCAAGGTCAGCCATACTGGCCATCCTTTCGTGTCTCAGCCAAAGACGGAGGAGCGACCCTGGCAAACATGCATGCCGAATTCGAAAAAGCCTGGAATACATCGCTGGTCTCACTACCGGGCGAATAGCGAGACGGTCATGCATCCTTACTAACTTTCCTCACAAACTCGACGATACCCCTGGGCCTCCCAGGGACACTTCAATCTCGCGCTGGTTGATCCACAACGGCGGGATCGTGGGCCGCTCGGCGGCAAGCTACTGGATCGCCTACAAGCTGGGGCGGCCGCTGGTGACCCGCTATGGACGGTTCGCGTTGCTCTCCCCATCGAAGATCGATGCCGCCGACGGATGGTTCGACACGTACGGAGCCGGGGGATTTTCGTGGCGCTTCTGCTGCCGGGCATCCGCCACCTCAGGGCCCTGTTCCGCATGCCGTTCGCCCGTTTCTCGCTGATGACGATCCTCGGTGCAGGCCTCTTCAATGGCGCCCTGGCTTGGTTCGGCATGCGCGTCCTCGGCGATCAACCATCACTGATGAAGGATCCGGACGCCCTCCGCAACGCATTGGCATCCAAGTCGATGTGGCTGATCGGCTTCGCCGTCGTAATCGGCCTGCTCTACGGATTGATGACGTGGATGCAGAAACGTGCGCACGGCGCTCGCCGAGGCGATGAAACGGTCTCTCGACTGGGCGGCGCTGTCGGATCGCGCAAACGAGCCGGTCAAACTGTTCTCCGGCGGCATGAAGCGGCGCCTCAACATGGCTGTCGGCGTGCTGCACCGGCCGCGCGTGCTGCTGCTCGACGAACCGACCGTCGGCGTCGATCCGCAGTCGCGCGAGCGCATCTATCAGATGATCGAGTCGCTCCGCGCCGACGGCGTCTCGCTCATCTACACGACGCACTACATGGAAGAAGCGGAGCGCCTCTGCGACCGCATCGCCATCATCGATGCCGGACGCGTCATCGCCACCGGCACGAAAGACGAGCTCGTGCGCAACACCATCGGCACCAAACGGGAAGTCGTCGTCGAGTTTGCCGACGGCACGCACGTCACGCATCTGATCGATGACGCCGCGGAAATGCTGCGGGTCATGCGCGAAGCCGAAACGCAGGGAAGCGGCGTGCGCGACCTGACCATGAAGTCGCCGTCGCTCGAGAAAGTCTTCCTCCACGACGCGCATTCGCTTCAACGCTGCGAACAACGGCCCGGCCTTCCGACTGATGTCCGACTCCGCCGATCCGATCGCCGATCAGGTCGTCGGCGGACTGCTGCAGAAGACGATGATGATGTCAATGCCGGAGATGATGATGGACGCCGGCGTCAGCGAGGTCGATCGCTGGAGCGGCGGCCTGACGCTGCAGCAGAAAGCGGCCCTCGATCAGAACATGAAGGGCTACCGCGCCTTCAGCGCGCGGACGCCGGCCGCCAACACCAAGTCGTCCGACTCGCTCATCAGGATCGAGAAGACCGACGTCGTCGGCCAGAACAAGTCGAATGTCGTGGCGGCGCTTTACGCGGCCGGCATCGGCGTCATGTTCCTCCTCTTCACCGCCTCGAACGCAGGCGGTGCGCTGCTCGAGGAGAACGAGAGCGGCACGCTCGACCGCATCCTGACCACCCGCCTGACGCTGACGCAGCTTCTCCTCGGCAAGCTCGTTTACCTCTGGACACTCGGTTTCACCCAGATCTGCGTGATGTTCGTCTGGGGTGCCATCGCCTTCCGCCTGCAGCTCATCGAGCACATCGGCGGCTTTCTGATCATGGCCCTGACGACGTCGCTGGCCACCTCCGCCTTCGGCCTGCTGCTGGCCTCGGTCTGCCGCACCCGCGCCCAGCTTGGCGCGATATCGACGCTGGTGGTGCTATCGCTCTCCGCGATCGGCGGATCGATGTTCCCCCGTTTCCTCATGCCGGCCGGCCTGCAGAAAGCGGGACTGGTCCTCTTCAACTCCTGGGCGCTGGAAGGATTCACGAACGTCTTCTGGCGCGAGCTGCCGCTGCAGTCGCTCGCCCTTCCCGCCGCCGTACTGGTCGGATGGGCGATCGTCTTCTTCATCGCGTCACGGCAATTGACGAAACGGTGGGAGATCGTGTGAGACGGTTGTCGGTTGTCGGTTGTCAGTTGTCAGGAGATCCGCACAACCGACAACCGATAACCGACAACCGACAACGCGGCGAAGCCGCACGCCACTACAATGCCGCACCGTGCCAGCGCTGAAGAACCGCGATCATTACCCTGTCCTCGTCATCGGCACCGGCATCGCCGGTCTCACGGCGTCGTTCTGCCTGGCCGGTGCCGGGATCAAAGTCCTCCTCGTCACCAAAGCCGCCGATCCGAAGGACTGCAACACCTTCTGGGCACAGGGCGGAATCATCTACGAGGGGGCGGGCGACACGCCGGCAAAGCTGATCGACGACATTATCGCCGCGGGCGCGGGGCTGTCGAACGAAGAGGCGGTGCGCTTTCTGGCTGTCGAAGGGCCGCGCGTGGTCAAGGAGCTGCTGCTCGATGAGATGCATGTCCCCTTCTCCAAGAGCGAAGAGGGGGAGCTCGATCTGACGCAGGAGGGGGCCCACTCGCTGCCGCGCATCATCCATTCCGGCGACGCCACCGGCCGGGCCATCGAGACCTCGCTCCTCAATCGCGTGAAGAACGAGCCGAACATCACGCTGGTCACCGAGATGACGGCCATCGATCTGTTGACGACGCAGCATCATCCGACCGACATCCAGGTCCGCTACGGGCTGACGAACGAATGCGCGGGCGCATACCTGCTCGATAACCGCACGAACGAGGTCTTCACGATCTTCAGCGACTTCACCATCCTGGCCACCGGCGGCATCGGCCAGATCTACCTCCACACCACGAACACGCGCAACGCCATCGGCGACGGCGTGGTCATGGCCCAGCGCGCGGGGGCGCGGGTGATGAACGCCGAATACGTTCAGTTCCACCCGACGGCGCTGGCGGACAAGAAGGCCAATCACTATCTGATCTCCGAGGCGCTGCGCGGCGAGGGGGCCAGACTGCGCAATCAGAAGGGGGAGTACTTCATGGAGAAGTATTCGCCGATCTTGAAGGATCTGGCGCCCCGCGACGTGGTGGCGCGCGCCATCGTGGAAGAGATGACCACGAACAAGGAAGAGTTCGTCTATCTCGACCTGGCCAACTTCTACCACGGCCACGGACCGATCGCCGAGCGCTTCCCGAACATCCGCAAGGCCTGCGCGGAGATCGGCATCGACATCGAGCGTGAGCCGATTCCGGTGGTTCCGGCCGCCCACTACTTCTGCGGCGGAATCCTGGCGAACAACGTCGGCGAGACGACGCTGACACGCCTGTACGCCATCGGCGAGACCTCCTGCACCGGCCTGCATGGCGGCAACCGGCTGGCATCGACGTCGTTGCTGGAAGGGCTGACGTGGGGCTACTTCGCGGCGCTGTCAATCCGCGAGAAACACGAGGCCTCGACCACCCCCGTCGAATCCGCCACCGGCCCTCTCCCCCGCCGTGCCCGCCTCGGCGAGGCACCGGCCATCCGCCGGTCGTATTCGACACGGCGCCCGGGCATCGGGTCGATCGACGACGCACTCCTGCGTTCGATCCCCGACTGGCGCCCGCCCGGCAGCGAGAACATGGAAGATCCCGCGCTCATCCTGCAGGACTGGACGACCATCCAGCACACGATGTGGAACTACGTCGGCATCGTCCGCACGTACGAGCGCCTCAAACGCGCCGTGGCCGACATGCGCGAGCTCGGCAGCCGTCTGACGAAGTACTACCACGAGTCGACGATCAGCAAAGCGATCCTCGAGCTCTTCCACGGCCAGCAGATGGCCATGATCGTGGCCAACGCCGCGCTGAGGAATCCGGTGTCGCGTGGGGCGCATTTCCGGAGGGATTAGGCGGGGTTGCGGGGTCTCGCGGTTGCGGGGTCTCGGGGTGGTGGTTGCAAGGTTGCTGGGTTGCAAGGTTGCTGGTGAGGCATACAACTCAGCAACTTTGCAACTCAGCAACCTTGCAACCCAGCAACTTTGCAACTCAGTAACCTTGCAACCTCCACCGCGAGACCCCGCAACCCCGAGACCGCGGAACCCCGCTGGAACGAATCCCGAACCGCGCCCGTTCCGTACATCTGCACAAGGAGCCACCGATGAACACGATCCTGAAGAAATGGTTGCCGATCGCAGCGGGGACGATCATTCTCGCGGCCGCCTACACCGTGGTTACGCAGCGCCCGGCCGGCGCCGCACCGGCCAGTCCCCAGGGCCACAGCAAAGGAGACAAGATGGCGAACTACGTCAAACCGTCCGACGCGGAGCTCAAGAAGCGCCTCACGCCCGAGCAGTACGAGGTCACGCAGCACGAGGGGACGGAGCCGCCGTTCCGCAACGAGTATTTCAACAATCATGCGGACGGCATCTACGTCGACGTCGTCAGCGGTGAGCCGCTTTTCAGCTCGCTCGACAAGTTCGAGTCCGGCACCGGCTGGCCGAGCTTTACCCGCCCGCTGGAGCCGGCGAACGTGGTGACGAAGACCGACCGCAAGTTCTTCATGGCCCGCACCGAGGTTCGTTCGAAGCATGCCGACTCCCACCTCGGGCACGTCTTCGACGACGGCCCGGCCCCGACCGGCCAGCGCTACTGCATGAACTCGGCGTCGCTCCGCTTCATCCCGGTCGACAAGCTCGAAGCCGAGGGCTACGGCCAGTACCTCCATCTGTTCAAAAAGGATGGCCATAAATGACCGAGACCGCGACCCTGGCAGGAGGGTGTTTCTGGGGCGTCGAAGAGCTTGTCCGCAAACTGCCAGGCGTAACCGACACGACCGTCGGCTACGCCGGCGGCACGCTCGACAAACCTCTCTACGAAGATGTGAAGACCGGCCGCACCGGCCACGCGGAGTCGCTGCAGATCGTCTTCGATCCTTCGAAGATCACCTTCGACGAGATCCTCGACTTCTTCTTCCGCCTGCACGACCCGACGACGGCCAACCGGCAGGGCAACGACGTCGGCACCCAGTACCGCTCAGCGATTTTCTACCACGATGATTCGCAGCGCGAAGCCGCCGTGCGGGCAATCCAGCGCGCCCAGCCGAAGTGGCCGCGCCCGATCGTGACGGAGGTCGTCCCGTTCACGAACTTTTATGAGGCCGAGGACTACCACCAGGATTACTTGCAACGGAAACCGAACGGGTACACCTGCCACTACTTGCGGTGATGACCCACGCGTTTACTCGCCGAGGCGGCGGAACAAATCACCGTACTCTTGATTGATCTTCTCGGCGGACTGTTTGAATGCGCCACTGCGCAGCTCCGAAACAGTCCGCTGCAAGCCATGCTTTGCGGACTGGCCTGCACCGAGAGCGATAGCGCGCTCGAAAAATGTCTTCGCCTCAGCCGCGTCATCCATCACCGTGAGCTGAAAATAGCCGAGCGATTCGTAAGACTCGGGTGAGGAAGGTTCGAGTTCAGCCGCGCGCAAGTAGCTTTGTTCCGCGTCTGCAAGCGTGTACGTATCGCCGTCGCTCAGCTGAATCGCATCGCCGCGCAAGATCCAAAGTTCGGCAGACGGGCTCTCTTCGAGAGCAGCCTCGATTTGACGCAAGATCTCCGGCGTTGCAGCTTTGCGGCGACGAATCTCAGATCGAATCAATTCTTCTTTGCCGGGCATCGGTGAGGTTTACGTTACTGAACCCGCGCTGCCGCGGCAGCGCCGATGGCGAGCGTGTTCCGATCCTGCACGAACGCGGCGGCAGCGAGGTTGCTCCAGGCCGGGTCGATTTTGAACGTTACCGTGGTCTGGGCCGGATCGACGCGGACCAGTCGCCGGACGATGGCGTCGTTGGTCACCGTGCGGCCGGCGTTTTCGCCGTGCTCGATCTTCGTGGTGATGCCGTCCTGGGTCAATGCGAGCATCAGGTCGGCCTCGGCGGGGACGGTGGCGTGGATGGTGACAACGACCGTATCGCGGTCGCGGCGGGCAGTGAGTGCGACATCGCCGCGCGGTTTGCTGTTCGAAGCACCTTCCAGCGCGACGTCGAGTGCGGCGTGATTGGAGCCGACGAATTCGCGCGTACCGCCGACGACGGCCTGCGGTGTGTAGGCGGAGGAGAGGCGCATGGTGTTGGCGTAGCGGACCTGGCGCTGCGACCAGTAGGCCGAGGAGAAGGGATCACGCCAGCCGAGCCGATCCCAGTAATCGACGTGGTAGACCAGCGGGATGACGTGGCCACGCAGCTTCGCGTCACCGGCGATGTCGTGGATCAGCGCGTCGGCGGGCGGACAGCTCGAGCAACCCTGCGAAGTGAAGAGCTCGACGACGACCGGCGTCGGTCCGAGCTTCGGCGAAGCGCCGTGCATCGTCAGCGCGAGCACGGCAACGACGGCGATGGCGGCAACGAGAGCGATTAGGCGCGGGCGTGGCATGACACGATCAGGATAGCAGGGGCTCGCCTTCACAGTTACTATCTGCGAGATGTTGCATTTCCTGAACTCTGCCGTTCGGGCGGCAATTGCGTTCGCGGGTGATATCGCATCGCTGGCCAGCCTCGGGCTGACGCTGTTGGTCTACTTCAACATTCGAAAGTTGCGGCGGGCATATCTATTCACCGCACGCGTGCCTGAGCTGACGGAAGAGCTTAGCGGCAAGGCTTCTGAGCTCTTCCGCCTGCGCGGCACCAGCGCTGAATCGAAGAGTGAAATTCAAGTGCTGATGGCAGAATCTGACGTCCTCTTGCGTTCTCTGAAATCGAAAGTCAGCGGTAGCTCACGAGTGGCGGTGAAGGCAGTCTTGCTCGCGACCGCTGAATACCAGTTGAACGATAGCGCTGACATCGTGTGGAGGGTCTACGTCGCGATGCAGAAGTGCCTCGCGGAGCTTCGTCAGACTCAATTGGACCTAAAATGGGATCGACACCTATGACTGACCGGGAAAAATGGGTTGAAGCGCTGGCTCGTCTCACACGGAAGACGCAGGAAGGCCAGATCCGGTGGCTGAGCATTCCACCGGAAGAGATCGAATCCGCGCGTTCGATCGGGGTCGACAAAGCCTTCGAGACGACATTTCTGAAACAGCGGATTCGCGCCTACCGCACCGATGAGTCGTTACTCTCGTGGGGCGAGCGAGGGCGGCCACGGGATCGATTCGTTATCGAATTTCTGGATCCGACCGGCATTCCTGTGTATCGCCCTCCATCGTTGGACGGCGCAAGGGACCTTTTTTCCGCGATCGAGTATCAGGCGGCCCCGGTAGGTGACTTCATCGACGCCCTTCTTCGCGATTGACACCGAGTCTACGCCGCCTTCTCGACCGTCGCCTCGCGCGAAACCGTTACTTTTTTCGTTGCCCCTCGCCCGCTCTGGACCATGGCCACGCCGCCGAGGATCACGGCCATCGCCGTGATCGACACCCACGTCAGTTGCTCGTGCAGCACGAGCCATCCGAGGATGACCGCCACCACCGGATTGACGTAGGCGTAGAGTGACAACGTCGTCGTCCGCAGGTGGCGCGCGGCGTAGACGTAGGAGGTGTACGCCAGCACGGAGCCGAAGAGCGAGAGGTAGGCCAGCGCGGCAAACGTGCGCGGTGTGGAGTGGAAATGTGGCAGCTCGCCGAGACCGATGCCGGTGAGTGTGACGACGATGCCGCCCGTGAGCATCTGCAACGCGGAGGACATCAATGGCGGAACGCTGCCGAGGGAGTACTTGCCGCGCACGGTGCCGTACTGCCAGGCGATGCAGCCGAGCTGGATGGCGATTGCGCCGATGACGAAGCGGCTGTCGAAGGCGCTGCCGGCGCCGCGCGGTGTGACGAGCAGGGCCACGCCGAGGAAGCCGATCAGCATCCCGATGCCGCGGCGTAGCTCCAGACGTTCTCCCGAGCGGCGCAGCAACTCAATCAAGGTGACCCAGAAAGGGGCCGTTCCGACGAAGAGCGCGGCGAAACCGCTCGGCACCCACTGCTCGGCCCAGACCACGCTGAGGTTTCCGATGGCCACCATCAGCACGCCGCAGAGAACGACGTCGCCGAGCACGCGGCGGTCGCGCGGAATGGAGTCGCCGTGGAGCCTGGCGACGATGAAAAGAACGATGCCGCCAAAGAGAAAGCGCGCGCCGGTCAGGAGAAACGGCGTCATCGTCGTCACGGCGATGCGGATGGCCAGATACGTCGTCCCCCAGACGACGCAGACGACGGCAAAGGCGGCGTAGGCGAGGGCGCGATCGTGTTTCATGGCTCACCCAGCGTGATGCCGCCGACTTTCTCGCAGTGTGTCTGCATGACGATGGTGGTCCGCGTGGCCAGCGACAGCGGCGGCGCGGTCAGCCTGGAGACGAGCTCGTTCAGCGATTGAATCGAGTCCGTGCGGACTTTGATGAAGAAACAATCGTCGCCGGCCACGGTGTGCGCTTCGACGACCTCGTCGCTCTTCAGGATGGCGTCGAACGCTTTTTTCCGTTTGGCGTCGAGCCGCTGGCCGCGCGCGGCGATGAAGGCGGTGACGGCGCGCCCGATCGCTTTCGGTTCGACGACGACCGTGTGCCCGCGGATGACGCCGTCACGCTCGAGTCGGGCGATACGGTCGGCGACGGCGGGCCGGGAGAGGCCGACGCTATCGGCAACCTGCTGCGCCGGAGCCCTGCCGTCGCGAAGAAGATGCGTCAGGATCTTGAGGTCAAGAGCGTCCAGATCGGCGGACATGCCGCCATGTTACTCCCGTTTCGTAGGCGAATCAATCATGCTACCGACGATTCGACATTTACCGCGCCTGCGCGAGCGGCGCCAGGGAGGCCGGCAGATCCCTGCGGACGATGCTCTTCCGCGGATACGCGAATTCGACCCGTTGACCTGCCGCGCGGCGGAGCTCGCGCTGGAGGTATTCGATCTTCACCGGGCCGGCCGGATCGCTCAGCAGACGGCGCAGGGCCAGACGGCGGAGGACGATCGAGCGGAGCTTCATGCCGGCGGAGCGGATGGAGAAGCGAATCGAGTCGCGGTCATCCGAGCAGACCCGTACCGCATCCGCCTCGAGTGTTCCCACGATTTCCTCCGCCAGTCTCGTCTCGTCCGTCGTCTTGATCGCGCTGCTCATTGAATCCTCCGATTGTCCTGCATGTATAGACGCCCCTGACCGTCGAAAGTTTCTACCTCCGAAGCGAATTTTTTGTGAACGGAGGATGCGAGAATCGCCATGTGCTCGTGAAATTCACCCCCCTCGGCACCGCCGCCGAGGCCAGAACGAACGAAACCGTGCTCGATACGGCCCGCCGCGCCGATGCCCCGATCGGCAACTCGTGCGGCAGCGTCGGTGTGTGCGGGCGGTGCCGGGTTCTCGTGCTCGCGGGAGTGGAAAACCTCAGCCCACCGACGATGATCGAGATCCGGGTGGCCGGTCAGCGCGGTTTCGCCTCGGATGAGCGGCTGGCCTGTCAGGCCGTCGTAACCGGGCCGGTGGAGGTGACTACGGGATATTGGTGACTGGTTGTTCTGGGCGCGCGATTCATCCTGACGTGGAGCGAAGCGACACTGTCAGGATCTCCGGTCAGACCGCTCCGTAGGTGTTCATCGGCAAGGTCTGCGCAGTCGCACCGGAGATCCTGACAGCGTCGCTTCGCTCCGCGTCAGGATGTTTCGACACGCGCAGCTACTACTCATCATCGTCTGTCGTCACAGCCGCACGTCCCGCCCCCTCACCCCCCGGCAGCTCGAAGTGGAACGGCTGTCTCGTTCGCGGGTGGTTGCCGATCTCGTTCATCGTCATGGCGTCGAAGATGCGGCCGTTGGCGATGGTGTAGAGGATCGACTCGGAGTTGCGGATGTTGTCGAGCGGGTTCGCATCCAGCACGAGCAGATCGGCGATCTTCCCCGGCTCGAGAGAACCGATGTCTTTGTCCATGCCGATGTAGTGCGCGCCGCTGAGCGTGGCGGCGCGGATAGCCTGCAGCGGGGTCATGCCGCCCTGTACGAACATCCAGAGCTCCCAATGCGCGCCCAGGCCTTCGCGCTGGCCGTGCGCGCCGAGCTGGACGGAGACGCCGGCGTCGTTGAGCTTCTTCGCCAGTGCGGCATTGCTGAAGTGATTCCACTCATCATCCGGCGCCATCGTCCGGCGTCGTGAGCGCGAATCGATCACGCGGCGCGGCACGAAGTTCAGCAGACGCTTGTCTTCCCAGACGTTCGTCTTCGCATACCAGTAGTTCTCGCCCCACAGACCGCCGTAGCCGACGATCAGCGTCGGTGTGTAGCCGCTGTGCGATTTCGACCAGAGCTGCACCACGTCGTCGTACGCCCTGGCCACCGGGATGGAGTGCTCCACGCCGGTGTGCCCGTCGACGACCATGGTCATGTTGTGCTCGAAAAGCGAGCCCCCCTCGGGGACGACCATCATGCCGGTCTGGCGGGCTGCTTCGATGACTTGTTGCCGCTGATCGCGGCGCGGCTGGTTGTAGCTCTTTACGCTGATCGCGCCGATCGCTTTCATGCGCCGGAGGTGGAAGAGCGCGTCGTCGAGGTTGGCGATGTCGGCTTTGATCGGTGCCTTGGCGCCGTAGAGGATCGTTCCGGTGGAGAAGATGTGCGGCCCGACGATCTCGCCGGCGCGCTGCATCTCCGCGGCGGTGAAAATTTCCGAGGAGTTGTTCGAGGGATCGTGAAGCGTGGTCACGCCGAAGGCGAGGGCCGCGTAGTTGTACCAGCTCTGCTGCGGGATGATCTCGTCCGCCCCCATCGAGCCGTGCCAGTGGACGTCGACGATCCCCGGCATGATGGTCTTGCCGGCGACGTCGATGACCTTGGCGTCGGCCGGAACGGTCGTGCTGGCGCGGGGGCCGACCGCGGTGATGCGGTTGCGATCGATGACCACCGTGCCGTCGGGGATGACCTCATCGCCGTGCATGGTGATGATCCGCGCGCCGGTCAGTGCCAGACGGCCGCTGGGGACGTCGGCAGGCTGCGAGAATCCGATGTTCGTGCCGGTCGCCGGCGCATCGGGCAGTTTCTCCGGCGCGCCGGCGATGAAGGCGAAGGAGTCCTTGAGATCGCGCGAGAAAAGCTCCGGACCGAGCGACCAGTAGAGCCGCGAGCCATCGCCGGCCCAGTGCAGATACTCACCCGCTTCTTTCGTCACCTTCGCCACCGGAATCGACTTCGTATCCGGACCGATGTCGATGGTCTTGCCGGTGCGGATGAACGGCGCGATGTAGGCGTTGAACTTTTCGCGGAAGGCCACCCACTTCTCGTCGGGCGACAGGGCGTACTCGGTGGCGAAGGCTGAAAGGAGATGCTCCCGCTCGTCGGTGCGATCGATGCCGATCGAGTGCAGGCCGCGCTTCCCTTCATCCTCGGAGGTCATGAAGAAGACGCGGTCGTTCGACGCACCGAACTGCGGCGAGGCCCCTTTCTTCGTGATCCGGGTTGCTTTCCCGCCCGCGGCGGGGACGACATAAATGCCGGTCTCGCGCGACCAGAGCGCCGACCGCAGCTCGCCGTCGCTGGTCGTGCGGAAAACCACCTTCGTCCCATCGGGAGAAAACGCCGGCTCGAGGTAGTGGCCCGGCTTGTCGGTGATGACGCGCCCCTCGCCTCCGGTGGCCGGCGCGATCCGGATCGTGCCGAGGGTCTGATCGTTCCAGGTGGTGTAAACGATCGACTTCCCGTCGCGCGACCAGGCCGGATACCACTCGAAGTGATCGCTCTGTTTCGTCAGCCGGTGCGGCGTTCCGGTGGGAAGATCGCGGATGTAGAGGTAGCCGAGCGCACCATAGACGACCTGTTTGCCGTTCGGCGAGGCCGACGCCCAGCGCAGCATCTTCACCGGATAGGTCGCGGGCACGACCTCGACGGGAAAACGAAGTGCCTCTTCGATGCGGCGCGAGGAATGAACGTGGAAGGGGATCGGCGTCACTGCCCTGGTTGCGACGTCGATGCGGCTGATGTGGCCGCCGGCCCAGAAGACGATCGACTTGTTGTCCGGCGTCCAGCCAAACGTCGGATAGAGGCCGTGAATCGACCACGTCTCCTGCATGTCGCGATCGAGGATGTCGGTGATCGGCGTCTCTTTGCCGGACTCGAGGTCGAGGATGAAGAGCGTGGTCTTGTAGCGGACGCGCCGGACGAAGGCCAGCGACTTGCCGTCGGGAGACGGCGTCGGGCGGACCGATCCGCCGGGACCGGTGACGAACGGCTCGATCTCGCCGCTCTGGCGGTCGAGACGCTGGATGATGAAGATCTGCCCGTTCGGGTCCTTGTTGTAGGCGAAGATCGCCCCGGGCGTGGTGTCGTCGCTGTAATAGACGTAGCGCCCATCGGGCGAGAGCGCCGGCTCGCCGGTGTCTTTCTGGTCGGTCCGTTTCTTGGTGAGCTGCAATCCCTCGCCGCCGCTGCGGTGGTAGAGCCAGATCTCGCCGGCGCCGAGGGAACGCTCGGCGGTGAAATGCTTGCGGGCCACGAGATACTCGGAGTCCGGGGTCCAGCACGGCTCGTTGAGCAGGCGGAAGGTTTCCTTCGTCACCTGCTGCGGCTTCGAGCCGTCGCGGTTCATGATCCAGATGTTGTCGCCGCCGGCGCGGTCGCTGGTGAAGGCGATCCACTTGCCGTTCGGCGAGTAGCGAGGCTGCATGTCCCAGGCGACACCGCTGGTGAGCGATTTGGCTTCGCCGCCGGTCATCGGAATCGTGTAGATGTCGCCGAGGAGGTCGAAGGCGATCTCGTTACCATCCGGGCTGACGTCGAGCGACAGCCACGTCCCCTCGGTCACGTCGATCGGAACGTCGTAGTGCGGGCCAGGCGGGTTGTCGACGTCCCACTTCTTCTCTTCTTTTTTCTCCGACTTATCCGCGTCCTTTCCATCTGCTTTCTTCTCGGGCGCAGGAGACGGAGGAGTCTGCGCCGGGACGGTGGAGACAACGACCAGTGAGGCAAACAGAGCGATGAGGATGCGTTTCATCGGATCCTTTCATTGAGGAACATGCAGTCGCCGTAGCTGTAGAAAAAGTACCGGCGTGAGATTGCCTCGGCGTACGCGCGCCGGATCGTCTCGATTCCCGCGAACGCGGAGACTAGCATCAGCAGTGTCGACTCCGGCAGGTGGAAGTTGGTCAACATCCTGTCAACTGCGCGAAAGTCGAAGCCGGGAGTGATGAAGATCGACGTCTCGGCGCGGCCGGCCACGAAGCGCCCCTCACCCGCCCGGATCGCGCTCTCGAGCGTACGCACCGAGGTCGTACCGACGGCGATGATGGGGCGATGCTCATCGAGCGCGCGATTGAGGCGCGACGCGGAGCCGGCGCTGATCTCGTATTGCTCCGAATCCATGACGTGATCGGCAATGTCGTCGACCTTGACCGGCTTGAATGTGCCGATGCCGACGTGCAGCGTGATGCGGACGATCTCGATGCCGCGGTTTGCAATCCTCTCCAGGATTTCCGGCGTGAAGTGCAATCCCGCGGTCGGCGCGGCGATCGCGCCGCGCTCGGCGGCGTAGACCGTCTGGTAGGCCTCGCGGTCGGAATCGCGCGGCGTCACGCGGGCGATATACGGGGGAAGAGGGGGGACTCCGATGCGCTCGATCTCTTCCGTGTCCCCTTCGAACGCCAGAACGACGGTGCCTCCCTCTTTCCCGATGACGTGCGCGCGAAGGGTGTCGCTGAAGATCAGCTCGTCGCCGATCTTCACGCGTTTGGCGGGCTTGCACCAGGCCTCCCAAACCTCCGGCACAGACAAGAGTGTCTGTGCCACATTGTGTTTCGCCTGTGGCTCAGACTCTTCCGAACGTTCGGGGGGCTGAGCCACAGAGCCGGCTTCCCGTGGCTGAGACCCTCTCAGAATTGCATCCTCTGATGTATGTGGCACAGACACTCCTGTCTGTGTCTGTGCCCGGCGAGTGAGCAGGATCTCGATCGGCCGCGACATCCCGCTCTTCGGCCTTGCGAACAGCCGCGCCGGAATGACCCGTGTGTCATTGATGACCAGCACATCCCCCGGCGCCAGCCGTTCCGGAAAATTCACGAACGAGTCGTGCTCGATGGCGTGCTGGCTGACCACCATCATCCGCGAACGCCCGCGCTGGCGCGGCTCCTGGGCGATGAGGTCGGGCGGGAGGTGGTAGGAGAAGTCGGTACGGCGCATGGAAGTCGATCGTTGTCGAAAACGTTAGAATGCCATCATGTCTGCAACCAAGCGCGAGACAATCTACTTTGATCCCGCGCTCCACGATGCACTGTTGGCAAGGGCTACCGAGGCAAACACCTCGATCTCGGACGTCGTCAATGAGGTCCTTCGGGAATCTCTCGCGGACTATGAAGAGGAGGCTGAGGATTTCGCTGACATCGAGCGTCGGCGTACCGAGCCGAATATCTCGCTCGAGGACTTCCTCGCCGATGATGAGGCGGACCATGCCATCTTCGAGAAGCGTCGCAACGATCCGACTGTCGATTTCGAGACATTTGCTGCCGAAATGAAGCATCGCGGCCGCATATAGCGTCGTCACCGCAAAGACGTCTACCGTCGCGGGCGCGCATAGAATCGCGCAATGCCGACAGCCCGCGTCATCACCTGCTCCGATGCCTCCTCCCGCGGGGAGCGCGTCGATCGCTCCGGACCGGCGGTGCGGGAAATCCTGGAGGCCAACGGTTACGGCGTCGATGCCGTATTGATCGTGCCTGATGACATCGACGACATTGCCAACGCCATCGAAACGGCTGCCGGCGACGGGGTGCGGCTCATCGTGACCACCGGAGGGACGGGGATCGCCGCGCGCGATGTCACGCCGGAGGCGACGTTGCGGGTGTGCGAGAAAGTCATTCCGGGATTCGGCGAGATCATGCGCGCCGCATCACTGCAGAAAACGGCCATGGCGCCGCTGTCGCGCGCGCAGGCGGCGACGCGCGGGACGGCACTCATCGTGAATCTGCCGGGGAGTGAGAGCGGCGCGCGGGAGAATCTGCAGGCGGTTCTGCACCTCATCCCGCATGCGCTGCAACTACTCGAAGGGAAAACGGAACACTCATGACCGTCCAACCCGGACTCGAAGTACTCCTCGACGATCCTCGTCCCATCGCCGGAAAGAAGATCGGCCTCGTCACCAACCAGAGCGGGGTGACCGGCGACCTGCGCCACTCCGTCGATCTGCTGCACCACGGGCACGGATGGACGCTGACCACCCTCTTCGGGCCGGAGCACGGCATCTGGGGCGAGGCGCAGGACATGGCCCACGTCGATCACTCCGTCGATCCGATGACCGGCCTGACCGTCTACTCGCTCTATGGCGCCAGCGAGAACGATCTGGCTCCCCGGCAGGAGCTCCTGCGCAATCTCGACGCCCTGGTCATCGACCTGCAGGACATCGGCGCGCGCTACTACACCTTCATCTACACGATGGCGCTCTGCATGCGCGAGGCGGCCAGGGCAGGCGTTCAGGTGATCGTGCTCGACCGCCCCAATCCGATCGACGGCATTCATCTCGAAGGCAACATCCGGGAGGATCGGTTCTCGAGCTTCGTCGGCATGTATCCGCTGCCGACACGGCACGGGATGACGGCCGCCGAGCTGGCCCGCTACTTCAACAAGACCTTTCACCTCGATTGCGATCTCCTCGTCGTGCCAATGCGCGGCTGGCAGCGCTCGATGTGGTGGGAGGACACCGGGTTGCCCTGGGTGCTTCCGTCGCCGAACATGCCCACCGTCTCCACGGCCGCTGTCTATCCCGGCATGTGCCTGGTCGAGGGAACGAACCTGAGCGAGGGGCGCGGGACGACGCATCCGTTCGAGCTGTTCGGCGCCCCCTGGCTCGATCCGTTCCGCCTGGCAGAACGATTGAACGGACTGGGACTGCCCGGGATCCGCTTCCGCCCTCACTACTTCCTTCCGACCTTCCAGAAGCACAAAGGAAAGGTCTGCGGCGGCGCCGAGCTCCACGTGACGAACCGCGGCGCGTTCGAGCCATACCGGACGGGACTCTGGATCGTGAAGATCGCCCGCGACATGAACCCCGAGAAGTTCGACTGGCGCCGCGAGACCTACGAGTTCGTCTCCGACCGGCTGGCCATCGATCTCCTGGCCGGCAGCGCGCGGTATCGCGAGCTGGTCGAGAGCGGCGGCGATATCGACGAATGGGCTCGTGAGTGGAAGGAGCCGCTGCACGAATTCACCAACATGCGCGAAGAGTTTCTGCTGTACGGCACGAATGCACGCCCGTGATCGATGAGAAACCACAGGACGCGGCAGCACAGTTCTGGGACCAGGAGTCGGTCGCACCGACGCACGTCAGTTGGATGGGCGATCAGACCGTCCGCGACTACATCAATGAGTCGATCAGCGGGTCACAGCACATCTGGCCGATCAGTTGGTTTCTCGAGTTTCTCGGCGAGCGCCGTTTCGGCCGCGCTCTGAGCATCGGCTGCGGCACAGGCCCGCTCGAGCGCGATCTCATCCGGCGCGGGATCTGCCGGCAGGTCGATGCCTTCGACGGTTCGCCGGGATCGATCGACGTCGCCCGGAAGCTGGCGGAGGAGGAAGGCTTCGGCGGCCGCATTCACTACTACATCGACGACTTCAACGAACCGAAGCTGCCTCGCAACGCCTACGACGCCGTCTTCTTTCATCAGTCGCTGCATCACGTGGCCAAGCTGGAGAAGTTGATGGCGGCAATCCTGCGCACGCTGCGCAAGGACGGCTTGCTGTACATCGATGAATACATCGGGCCGTCGCGTTTCGATTGGAATGACGCCCTGATTGCGCCACATCGGGCGGTGTTTGGCCGGATCCCGGCGGAATTGCGGCTTTACGATCCTCTTCCGCTGCCGATCCAGCCTGACGATCCATCGGAAGCGATCCGGTCGAGCGAGATCATGCCGCAGCTCGCGCGCGGCTTCCGGCTGCTGGCAAGGCGCGATTACGGCGGCACGATTCTCTCGGTGCTCTATCCGATGATCGACTGGAGCCGTGCTCCGGATTCGCTCCCGGCGGATCTGGTCGCGGCGGAGAAGCAGGCGTTGGCCAGCGGTCTGCCGCCCTATCACGCCATCGCCGTTGCCACGCCGAAACGGGCTCCGATGCGCTGGCTGGCACTCCTCGGCTACTTCGTCACGCCGAAGCTTCGACGCATTCGCTGGGAGATCCGCAAGCGCATGCATCCGGACGAAGAAGTGAAGTTCTGAGTGGATACACCGCTCGATATCCTCTACGAAGATTCCGCCCTCCTCTTCGTCAACAAGCCGGCAGGGATCGTCGTGCAGCGGGGCTACGACGCCGAGGAGCCGGTGCTGCTCGAAGTGGCCATGCAGCACACACAACCGCTCTTCCTCATGCAGCGGCTCGACCGCGGCACGAGCGGGGTGATGTTCTTCTCGAAGCTCGCCTCCATCAACGCCAACCTGACGCGGCAGTTCGAAGGGAAGCGGATCCGCAAACGTTACGTGGCCATCTGTGAAGGAGAGCTCGGCGAGAAACAGACGATCGATGCACCGCTCATCCGCATCGGACCGATTTCCTTCGGCGTCGGCGACGGCGGCAAACGCGCGCTGACCATCGTCACGCCGCTGCGCGCCACGCCGGCAGGATCGCTCGTCGCCGTCGACCTGCTGACCGGGCGCACCCATCAGATCCGCGTCCACCTTGCGGCGATCGGCCATCCGCTGGCCGGCGACTGGCTGTACGGGCAGCGGAACGAAGTGCGGCCGATGCTGCACGCACGCGAACTCTCGATGACGCATCCGCTGGCGAATGAGCCACTTCGCGTCGCCGCAGCCGTTCCTGCCGACTTCCGGGAGACGGCGGCCGCTCGCGGGATCGTGTCCCGGACTGAGGACATCATGACCCTTTGCGAGTGCAGCTAACTCATTGAATCTGCTAGAATAATGACCCTTCGAAACCCGTTACGGCTGTCATTGGAGATCACCATGAGACTCTCGACCAAGATGGCTTTTCTGCTCCTGCTCGTTCCGCTGGCCGCCTCCGCGCAGTTCAAGAACCTCGATGTGGCGGTGTCGAACCTGAAGCGCGGTTTCAGCAGCGGCGATCCGCAGGCGATCGTTGCCGGGATGGCCACGGGAGACCAGGTGATGCTGCAGTTCCCGGGGCTCGTCGAACAGAGCGGATTCTTCGGCCGCGATCAGGCTTCCTACCTGCTCGACGGCCTCTTCAGCAAAGTGAAACCGACCGGCTTCGAAGAGCTGAACGCGAAGAAGAAGAGTGCCGAGGCGCAGTACCACATCACCGGAACGTGGACGATTCAGAACGCCGGCAAGCCGGAGACGCGCGAGCTCTACATCACCCTCGGCCAGAAGTCCGACGGACAGTGGTCGGTGGTATCGATCCGATCGGCTGGGAAGTAGGGGGCAGTGGATTCGTGGGCTAGTAGTTAGTGAATTAGCGATTAGTAGGTTAGTGGATTAGCGATTAGTAGATTCGTGGATTAGCGATTAGTAGATTCGTGGATTAGCGATTAGTAGATTCGTGGATTAGCGATTAGTAGATTCGTGGGTTAGTGATTAGTGGGTAAGTAGATTCGTGGGTATGTAGCTTCGAGACTTCTTGCCATGCCCTTCGTTGAGAGCCCTTCTCCCCCCGCGGTTTTTTGCGGGGGGAGAAGGGCTCTCGATGTAGGGTGTCCGAGAAGACTCTCGATGTAGGGTGTCGGAAAAGGACTCTCGATATAGGGTGTCTACTAACCACCAATCCACTGACTCACCACACACCATGCGGCTTCACCTCACACGGGTAGCCAGGACGACCGCCGCGCGCGCCGCGGCGGTCTTTCTTTTGCTCGCCGGCATCGCCTGGCTGACGATGCAGGTGATGGTGTTGCGGATCGGGCGCGATTTCGATCGACGCTCCTCCCTCCACCTCGGCCATGAAGTGCAGCGCATCCGGCGCGATGTGGCCCACACCGAATCGAAGCTCGACGCCGCCGTCGATCGCGTCAGTGCCAGGCTCAACGCCAATCCTTCCGCCAGCCGTGAGGCAATGTTCGCCATGCTTCGCGGCGAAACCTACAGCGCGCGCCAGGGCATCCGCATCATCGCCCCGAACGGCGACGCCATCGCCTGGTGGGGCGAAGACCTCCGCACACCCGGCACGACCAGCTACGAGTTCGACGCCACGAATCTCTACATCGTCCGTTCGCGGCCGCTGCCGAATCCGGCCGTTTCGGTGCAGGCCTTCGAGCGCGTCCCGAATCAGCCGAAGGGGCCGGGACTCTTCGATCTCGACGACGACGACTGGGTGAACGGGACGATGTTTCACGCCGGCGTCCTGCGGCAGGAGCACGGCTCCCTCCGCTTCATCGTGGAGCGCCGTCCCTCCGCGACGCTCTGGATCGACGTCACGCCCCGCGCCAAAGCCGACATCATCGACGCCGCCCGCGCCATCGGCAACGACGTCGCCTCGATCCTCCTGGCACTGGCCGCGCTGGTTGTGTTGTGGGGGGTGTGGAGCGGGAAGTGGGAAGTAGAAGCACAACCGACAACCGATAACCGACTACCGACAACCCAACGCCCCCTCCTCACCATCCTCCTCGTCCTCGCCGCCCGCGTTGCCCTGCTGCCGATGCGCGTCGATGAGGATCCGTGGCAGATCTTCAAGTTCGATCTTTTCGCCTCGCGCATGCTCGGGCCGTTCAGCCGGTCACCGTTCGATCTGCTCGTCAGCGCCGCGGCCATCCTGGCCATCGTCCTGGCGCTGACCCGGAAGCGAGGCCCCTCGATGCCGATGCAGATCGCCCGCACGGTCATCGCGGCCATTGCCGCCGCCGGGTACATGGCGCTGATCCGGAACCTGGTCGACAACTCGCGGATCTCCACGGTGCCCGATCACATCCTCCCCGTCTCTCCGGCACAGGGCGTCCTCCTCGGCGCGCTCTTGCTCTTCGGCTTTGCGCTGCTGCAGCTCACCCGTCACGAATCGTCGCGGGTGGCCACGCTGATCGGCATCGCCATCATCGCTATCCCGGTCGCCGTCACGGCCATCAATTTCGGGTACATGCCGAAACGGGCCTTCCTCTGGATCGCCGCGGGAGTGGTGATCTCGCTGCTCCTGCACGCGCTGACGGCGAACTTCACCCTGCGTGCGCTCGGAAGCGCGCTGCTGCTGGTGCTGGTGGTCTACATGCCGCTGCAGCTCTTCGAGCGGTCGAGCGCGCGGCACTTCATCGCCGACACTTATGCGCCGCTGGTCGTCGGCGAGGCCGGCCAGCTCCGGACGATGATCGAAGATACGCTCCGCAACGAGTTCGCGGAGATGGAGCTGACCTCCATTCTTCCCGACGACTACCGGAAGATGAACCTCGAGGACCTCGCCTACGCGCTCTGGCTGCGCAGCGACCTCTCGAAGTGGCGCGTGCCGGCGGTCATCTCGGTGCACGACATCTTCGACCACCCGCTCAGCCGTTTCGGCGTCGGCCTTCCGCAGTTCAGCGAACGGCGGCGGGAGACCGGCGGCGAAGTGCTGAAGATGGGGAACGTGACGCGCGTGTTGCTGCACCACGATTTCGACCTCACCATCGGCGGGATTCCGGTGGCCGAGGGGAGCGTGCATGTGGTGAACCCCGCGGATCCGGGGGCGACGACCTTTGCCGACGTCTACCGCGACTTCTTCGAACCGTCGTTCGACGACACCGTCACCGGACTTCGGCCGCAGCGCGAGATCGTCGTCTACGACAGCGACGGCAATCCGCACGGCACGACCACGGTGCGCCTGCCGCGCAGCCCGACCTCCTACTTCGCCACGCTCAAGCCGGGACACGGCATCTGGATCGAAGAGAACGAAGGGGCGGGATCGGCGGTCTACGTGCGCCGCACTGAAGACGCGCTCTACGCCTTCCCCCTGCAGGTGGCCACGGGAGGCCAGCAGGTCCGGCGCGCCGGCGGCGTGGCCATCTGGGCCATCGCCTTCGTCCTGGCGGTGATCCTGGCCCGCTCGCTGCCGGTCATCGTGCCGGTCATCCGCCGCTCCCCGCGCAACCTCGACTTCCGCACCCGCACCTCCCTCTATCTGACCGCCGTCGTCGTCCTGCCGTTGATCGTCTTCGTCCTCTTCGTCCGCGCCTATCTGGCAAACCGGCTGGAGGCGGAGTATCTCGACCGAGGGCAGACCGCGCTCACCGCCGCGGAGCGGGTGATCGAGGATTACCTGGCCTCGACGACATCGACGTCGCATCCGGAGCAGGTGCTCGACGACGACGTGCTGAGCTGGCTGGCCCGCGTCATCGGCCACGATCTCCATCTCTACCGCGACGACAGGCTGATCGCCTCGAGCCGCCGCGATCTCTTCGCCGCCCGCGTCGAATCCGAACGGTTGCCGGGCGACGTCTACGAGAACATCGTCGTCGGCGGCAGACAACTGGCCATCCGCAGATCCGGCGGCGCACAGTTCATCGAGATCTATTCGCCGATCAACCTCGTGCGCGGCCAGAGCTACACGATGGGGCTCCCGCTCATCGTTCAGGGGCGCCAGATCGAGGCGCAGGTGAACGACCTGGCCACGACGATCTACATGCTGCTGATCTTCATCGTCCTGGCGGCGATCTTCGTCGCCTACGTCGCCGCCCGCAGCGTGACGCGCCCCGTGCAGGCGCTGGTCGGCAGCGCCCGGGCGGTGGCGCGCGGTGATTTCGACACTCCGCTGGCCGTCCCTTCCGATCCCGACCTCGGCCTGCTGGTGACGACCTTCCGCGACATGGCCCAATCGATCCACCGTCAGCAGAACGACCTCCGCCACGAGCGCGACCGCCTGCAGACCCTGCTGGAGAACATCAACGCCGCCGTGGTCGTCCTCGATGGGACGATGCAGGTGTCGGAGACCAATGCCGCGGCACGCAAGCTGTTCGGCGAGAACATCGACTTTCACGACGAGGTGCGTGACTTCCTGGCCTCGCATCGCGCCCGCCGCGCCGAGGCCAAAGAGATCGAGCTGTTCGTAAATGACAACGAACAGGACGGGAACGCCCGCACCTTCCGCGTATCGATCGTTCCGCTTCCGGGCAGTGACGAAGAGATGCTCATCGCCGAGGATGTGACCGAGATCCTCCGCTCGAACCGGCTGGAAGCGTGGGGAGAGATGGCCCGCCAGGTGGCGCACGAGATCAAGAACCCGCTGACGCCGATCCAGTTGACGGCCGAGCACCTGCGCGCCGTGGCGGAGAACGACGATCCCAACCTGGCCAGGATTGTGACGGCAGGGGTCGAGAACATCCTCCGGCAGGTGGTCACGCTGCGCGAAACGTCGAAGGAGTTCGGCGACTACGCCTCGCTGCGCAAAGTGCAGCGCAAGCCGCTGCCGATGCGGAAACTGCTCGAGGAGATCGCATCGAGCTACGCCGAGAGCAGCGGCCGCGGCATCGAGTTCCGCTCCGACATCAAGCCGTCGACACCCGAGACCTTCTCCGGCGATGCCCGCCTCCTCCGCGGCGCCATCGCCAACCTGATCGAGAACGCCTTCCAGGCCGCCCCCGGCGGCCATGTGCTCCTGGCCAGTTACGGCGTCGACTCGAAAGTGGTCGTCTCCGTCGACGACGACGGCCCCGGCGTCGCCCCCGAGGTCCTCTCGAAGATCTTCGACCCCTACTTCTCCACCAAGACCTCCGGCACCGGCCTCGGCCTTGCCATCACCCGCAAAGCCATCGAAGAGCACGGCGGCTCGGTGCACGCGGAGAATCTGAATCCGGGGTTTCGGATTTCGATTGAGTTGCCGGTGAGGTAGGGCGGGGTTGCGCGGTCTCGCGGTTGCGAGGTCTCGCGGTGGGATGGGTTGCAGAGTTGCTGGGTTGCTAACCGCGTGCTAATCGGCCAATTCTCACACGCGCGGCTGTCGTCTACCTGTCGAGTGCATTGCGACTCCCTTCGTCGAGAGCCCTTCTCCCCCCGCGGTTTCTTGCGGGGGGAGAAGGTGGCGAAGCCGGATGAGACTTCACCTGCCGCGGCTCTACGGCCCGCGGCAGACCACCGAGGACGAAGATACCCACCGC